>Ga0155363_118_pt1 | contig 28804 bp, 26 predicted proteins | sample RifCSPhighO2_02_FD_106331 | JGI IMG/M metagenome (GOLD analysis project Ga0155363, IMG submission 106331) | Candidatus Staskawiczbacteria bacterium RIFCSPHIGHO2_02_FULL_33_16
CTTCCACTATACCTTCCTTTCATAATTTTTGAAGAGCTGGGTGTATCATATCATGTGGACCAGAACAGATATTTGACAAGGTTTTTTAAATAAGTAAAATGTAATTAAAGTCCTAAAAGGTCGATTATAGAGATTGATTAAAGTGTTTGAAACGATTAATGCGTTTAAAACAAATACACAGATATGTCAAAAGACGAAAAAGATAAAGAATTTTTAGAATTTATTGTGAAAGAATTAGTTGATAATCCCAAAGATGTCAAAGTTGAAAGAAAAGTTGACGAAATGGGAGTATTGCTTTCATTGACTGTTAACCCAGCCGATATGGGCCAAATCATTGGAAGAGAAGGCTCAACTGCTAAAGCAATAAGAAATTTAGTGAGAATTGTTGGGCTAAAAAACCATGCTCGAGTTAACCTTAAAATTGAGGAACCAGAGGGTGGACGAGCTCCAAGAGTTTTAAAGTCAGAAGTATCCTCAGACGACATTGATAATATTTCTCTTTAAGAAATTAGATTAATATTTTTCGGAAGCCGTGCTATTATATAAAGTAGTGCGGTTTTCGTTTTATTTATCAGCGACACTAATATACTAATCACACTCTAATGACGCGAATATACATTTGTAAATTCGGGTGTCATTAGTAGATTGGGGTCGCTTTATTATGTTAAGATTTGATATTATTACTATTTTCCCCAATATTTTTGATTCTTATATAAAAGAGAGCTTGATTGCCCGCGCCCAAAAAAAGAAATTAATAAAAATAAATATACACAATTTACGAGATTTTACTTACGACAACCATCAAACCGTTGATGATAGGCCTTTTGGCGGAGGATTGGGTATGGTGCTCAAGGTAGAGCCAATTTTTAAAGCAGTCAAATCGTTTAAATCTAAAATCTTACATCATAAATCTAAAATCATTCTATTTACGCCGCGTGGTCAAAAATTTAACCAAAAAATCGCTTACAATTTATCAAAATTAGACCAAATTATTTTTATTTGTGGCAGATATGAAGGAGTTGATCAAAGAGTGGCCGAACACATTGCAGATATGGAGTTATCAATTGGTGATTATGATTTAATGGGCGGGGAATTGCCCGCGATGGTGGCCATAGAAACTATTTCAAGATTAATACCTGGAGTTTTAGGAAAAGAACAATTATTAAAAGAAAGAATTACAAAAAGTGGGGGATTTATTGAAGGCCAACAATATACTAGGCCAGAAGTATTTAAGGCTGGTAAAAAAATATGGAGCGTGCCAAAAGTATTAATTTCAGGAGACCATAAAAAAATAGAAGAGTGGAAAAAAAAACACCATAAGGTTATTGAATAATCAAATTTTTTGTGTTAAAAACACACTATGGAATGAGGGCGCGTGGCTGAGCAGCAAAGGCATTAGACTGTAAATCTAACGGGTTCTACCCTTCGTAGGTGCAAGTCCTACCGCGCCCACAGCAGACCATATTACATATTAGAATGTGGTTGATTATGATTCAGCAATAGTTTATAATACAATAATTCTATTGCTATGAAAAGTTTAACAGAAAGAAAACTTAGAGATTTTTATATAAAAGATAAGAAATCTGTGGCAGCAATTGCCAAAATATTTAATTGTTCAGAAAGGGGTATAAATTATTGGATGCTTAAATATAATATACCCAAAAGGACAATTAGCGAGGCTGTTTATATAAAGCATAATCCAAATGGAGATCCTTTTAAATTTATACTCCCTAAAAATTTAAAAGATGAAAGATTGTTCGGTTTGGGGATTGGGTTATATTGGGGGGAAGGTAATAAGGCAAATAAAAATATCGTAAAGCTTGGAAATTCGGATCCAGCACTTATAAGGATATTTATTACATTTTTAATTAAGTTTTTTAAAATAGATAAAAAAGATTTAAAATTTCACTTGCATACCTTTACAGATATTAATTTAAAAGAAGCTAAAAATTATTGGAGAAGAGAATTAAAAATAAAAGATAACCAATTTTATAAACCAACGATAACTATTACAGGAAAATTAGGAAATTATAAGAAAAAAAGTAAATATGGTGTTTTGACCCTTTATTACTGTAATACCAAGCTAAGAAATATAATAGTTAATTTTTGCCAGGATAGCTTAAATGGTTAAAGCACGTCATTGGTAATGACGAGAGTGACGGTTCAATTCCGTCTCCTGGCTCAGTGTTAAAATAAAAATACGAAGCACGAAATCCTAAATCCTAAACAAATTCCAATTCCCAAAATCCTAATGTTCAAAACGGCGTTTAGAATTTGAAACATTTGAATTTAGAATTTGTTTCGAATTTCGATATTAGAATTTATAATTTCTTTTGCTTCGCAAAAGTATGGCAACAAAAAAACCATTTTTAAAGATGCAATGCACGGTTTGTAAAAAAATAAATTATTTTACAAAAAAAACAAAAGCAATGCTAGAGAAAAAATTGGAAATGTCAAAATTTTGCAAATTTTGCAAAAAACACACGCCCCATAAAGAAGGTCGCAAATGACCAGGTGACAGAATGTAGATTCTGTGCCCTTGTAAAGAGGAAAAGCTTAAAAAGAGGCATGGTGCCTCTTTTTGTTTGTAATAAAAGGTCATTGAAAATAAGAGGAATTAGTGGTTTAATTAAGGGCAATATAGCCTAGAATGAGCATTAAAACCCAGCTCCAAAGTTTATCAGAAGACGATCTAAGGCAGAAAATTATTATGCCGCTTTTGTTTGCCCTTGGTTGTGGGGATGTCCGGGATAATTGCAGTCCAACTGAACGCGGTAAAGATGTAATTTATGTAACCAGGAATCACTTTTTAAGGGAAAAGGTGTGGGGCGCGGTGCTTGTTAAAAAGACCGATATAGGAAAGGCTTCGCTGGAAAATATTAATAGGCAGTTAGTTGAAGCAATTAACCAGTTTGTGGATCCGGATGAGCCAAGAAATAGGGTACAGCTTAGCGAAATCATAGTCATGACTTCAAGGACTATAACATCGGAAGCGGCGGAATACATACATAGCCAAAGTGGTAAGAATTTCCAAAATATCCATCTTATCAATGGTGATAGGATGGATTTTTTAGTAAATAAAATAATTGTTGAAATAAACCAAAAGAATGGTGGGCAGTATACATTTAATGTTGAAACATTTGGGGATTTTTGTGGCAGGACATTTACTAACCCACAAAATGCTGTTTCGGCCGGTGAAAATGCGGGAGAAGTAATAACATAATTTTATGAGTAAGTCAGGACAAAACAATCAAAAGGGAATTTTTGCTCAAAATTGGGCGGCTTTGTCTTTGTTCCTGCAATTTTTGAAGGATAAAAATTTTGCATACATCCAGTTAGAGCCTAATGATTCAGAAGACTTTAATCTTGTTTTTGGTGATGGTAAGAAGATTATCTGCGAGTCAAAGTACAAATTAGGACAATTTACATATTCTCAGCTTAAAGAAGTTTTGGAGAAAATAGTTGAAAGGGGGTCAGTGGAGGGGCGTGATGAAATTTTAATTGTATGTAGAAGTGTAGGTCAGGAATTAATTTCATCTACAAAAAATATACGTTTTTCTGCATTTAACAAGAACTTAAAAGTAAAATTGAAAAAGAAGGGTTTTAGCGAGGAGTTATTTGATCTTATGCCAAGAGTTAATTTTTGGCCTTTGGGACAAATTGAAGATAGTGATATCAACTACTCTCTTGTAGCAGATTTATTAAATCTTTGGGTGCCGGCAGAGGAAATACAAAGATTTACCAATGATATTTTACAAAAGAATATTTTCAAAAAAGCTACCGCTGGGTCGGTTTATAGTAGAGAAGATTTTAATAAGGATTTAAATGATTTTAGAAAAGAAGTTCAAGATAGAAGTGATTTCTTTAATCTAAAAAAGAGTAAAGAAGAGCAATTTACTAAATTAGAAGGGGATGTGAAAGAAAGTAAGGGCATAGAATGGGGTACTGGATCGGTATCTGCTTTTTCAGCAAGGTGGGATTTGATGTCTTTTGCTATGGATAGACTTAAAACAAGGACTGATCTTAATTTAAAAAAATGGGATGATTTATGGCAACTAAATCGTGTCTATTATTTTGCTTTTGGAATATTTAGTGTTTTTGAGAATAATATTGTTAACGATGAGAACAGAAGGTATATCGTGGAATATGTTAAAAAATATATCAAGAATATAAGAGGCTTTTACAGGTCGGATTTTTTTGATATTAACATTGTAAAAATATTAACAAAAATTATAGACAGTAATGGGGGAGAAAAATACTTATCAGATGTTTTTTCAATAATTAGTGATTTGATAATCTTCAATGAGAAAGAGTTTTTTTACTTAAAAGATAATGGTTACGATAGCGATAAATGGCAGAAAGAAGAGATTTGTAAATTACTACATAAAATTTATACCCGTTCCAATAATGTATTAAAGAAAAAAATACTTAAGCTTCTTAGTGTAGGTTTTAATATTACCGAGGATGATGGCGAATTTAACCACCATGCTCCTATGGAGGTTTATAACATATTCCGCGAATGGCTTGACGAAGATTTTAAGAATAGGATGCCAATTCTTATTAAATTGATAAGTGAGCAATACGAACGCTTTTATAAGAAATTTGGTTATAGGGTCGGGTTTGATGGATGGGAGCATTCAGGTGGAGGCATATCTTATCATGGTAATTACCAGGGCTCCAGTTATCGTATTTCGGAACGTTATTTTGTTAGCTTCATTTTAAGCCCGGCGATTAGGAAATTCTACGATGGTGATCGCGAATTTGGATGGAAATTTATAAAAGAAAAATTAGTAAGTAGAGAAAAACAAGTTAGCACAAAGAGGCCAGATTTTTTGAATAGAGCAGTCTACGAAATCGTATTGAGTAGATACTTATCTGATAATGATAACGAATCACAGGAGGCTTTTCTTATTTTGAAGGAATTTATTCTTTCAAGAAAGGGAATACCACATAAAACTGATTTAATATACCAGGCAATAAGTGGAGAAGGCGTTGAAGGAGATAAAAAATGGCAACTAGTCAAAATAACAGTTGAGAAATATGGCATTCCGGTAAATCCATTCGCTGAAAAAATTATTGCTGATCTTGCTAAAAAGGGTTTCGGTTCTGCAAAGGATATTTTAAGGCAGTGGTTTTCAGATCCCAAATATTATAAGCAAACATTATTTAGCTTAGATTCCGTGGGCACTATTCGTTCATTTGTGGAAGATAATCTAGATCTTGCCTTAGAGTTATTCACTATTCTAATAAGCAATGAGTATCTAAAAAGAGAGAAAAGCGATAAATTCAGTGCTTTCACCTTAGCAGTATTATTAAGGGATATTTTAAATAAAGACTATGCAAAAGGATTGTCTGTTATCCGCTTTCTGGAGAGCGAAGATGTGCTAAGTGATGATCAACAAATTGTATATTCCTTTAGCCTATTTAATCATCATGGTAATGATGATTCTGATGACCCGACTTTATTATTTAGAACCTATGAAGAGGTGGTTGACCCCTTTTTGAAAAATCATCGGAATGATATCAATAAAATAGGCCAAAGACTAACTCTTCCGACTGCTAGGGAGGCATTTCTTCAGTTCGCTAGTAGATTAGCTGCCAAGAAAAAAATAAAAGAAGCCTTGCGGATCGTTGAGGTTTTTATAACTGATCCCGACCCATATCTTCCAGGGCAAGATCCACGAGACCCAAAGAATGAGTATAATGAACACAAAAAAATTGAGAATGGAGATGAATGCAGTACAATCGCTTCTGTTAGGGGTTATTGTGGGTGGGTGCTTATGAAATGCTCGGTTCTTAATGGGCGTGATTATGTTCCCAAAGTAATTGATTTAACTAAAAAATTAATAAGTGATCCGAATTACTATGTGGTTCAGATGGCTTGTTTTGCTCTGGCTCAGATATTAAGAAATCGCCTTACGGTTTTGCCATCTAATCGCGATACTTTATTTTTTAATGATGATTCAAAAACAGCTTTACAGATGGCAAAAGAGGTGGAATCTATTTCTTTCAACCTCTTGGATCGGTTGGTTTCATGGCCTCCATTGGTTCAAAAAGCCATGAGTAAGGGTGTATTTCAAGCAATCGAGCCATTGCGAGCCCTCAATGAAAATGATTCTCTTCAATTGGTAAATAATCTTGCAAAGCTTCCAGTAGATTCAATAGAAGAATCCGCTGTATTATTTATATATTTTGCAGAATTCAGGAAGAATAATTATAAAAAATGGAAGTTCGGACTGCCGGGGCTATATGATGATTTAGATTCTGAAAAATACGATGACGGAAAATTTAAGAGTATTCTCATAAAAACTATTGAAAAAAATCAGCAAGAAGATCCTGATAAATGTTTCCCATTTGTTTCAGCTGTTGAGCATACTATGGCAGAAGCTATTAGTCCGGAAGATACTAAAAAGAACACAGAATTAGTGTTTAAATATTTTAATTTACTATCAAATGTGTATGCTCACAATATTTTTAACCTTATTTATCGAGATATTGAATCAAATTTAAGAACTCCTGATGAGTATACTGGAAGATGGTTTGAGCTGTTAATTAAATGTCTGAAAGTTGAAAAAAGATTCTATGAGGAGCAGATCGAGAAAAAAAATACAGCAGAGGTGTATTGGTACCCATCTTTATATCACTCAGAAATATTGGGATTAGTCATAGAGAAGCTTGGAGAAGATAAATTTATGCAAGCTGCTGAAATCTTTTTTTCTTTCCCTAAAGAAATTGATTTACATGAAAATGATGGCTTGGTGGATGCTGTTCATAAAATATCTAAAAACAACAAGGTTGCAAAAGGGATTATCAAACTACTCATAGATAAAAATCCAAGTAAGTATTGGGACCTAAAATAAAAGAATGAATCACAAAGAATGGGTAAAAAATCAATTTAGAGCAGTTAAGGGGCGCGCTATCTACAGAGATGTTATAATTCATGCTTCTTTTGTTGAGACGGCCGCGAAAGTACTTGGTGATGGTAGGGACTTTCAGTGTTCAATAAAAATTCTTATGGCTAAATATCCAGAACAAAAAACAGAAATTGACCAATTAGATCAACTTCGTAAAATGAGAAACAGAATGGTTCACGATCTCTTGAAAGATGAAAAATTAACAAACGTAGAAATCATTAAAGTAATTAGAAATATGAAGAAAATACTTAAGGAAATTTACCATACAGATAATGGGTTAATAAGTAGATATTTCAATGAAAAGCATAAGATTGATACAAAGAGCTTTTTGTAGGGGAATGATAAAAATTAAAGATAGTCTATTTTTCTAAGATATTTCCATCTTTATTAATCCTGAATGTTTTCTCATGTTTTTCTAATAAACCTTTTTCTCTCATTTTTTCAATGAGTTTAAGGTTGCGCCTAATTTCTTCTTCGGTTTGAGGAACTATGTAAAACCTATTTGATTTTTTATCATCATCTTTCATATTATTTAGTTAGAATTTTCTGAAAGAATTTCTCTTGCTCTGGCGTTACTTTAGCTCCGAGTACCCAAAGGGCAAAAGTATCGGCGGCATATTCAAACGAATTGCTATTTTGTGTAAGCTCTGGCGCTATTTGAAATAATGCCTCATATTCTGAACTGGCCATAGATTCCATGAGAAAATGGCCCACCTCATGAAAAAATACGAATGGCAAATATGACAACGGAATGTCAGAGCGAATCACTATATGGTCATCACCGGCAAGGTAGCAAGCTTTTATGGGATTAAAGCCAGCAGAAATACCGCAAGAGGCATTAATATTATCAGAAAAAGATACCTTCAAAAGCGAGAGGTCTTTGGCGAAGGCTATTTGAGGGATAAATAATATTGAAAATAAAACGATTAGAATAGCTTTTTTCATGGTTTTTAAATTAAATGTTTCTATAAAAACTACCCAAAAGTGTAATAGTGCTAATAAATAAAAAGCAGATTGAGAATATTATGAGCTTGGCTCTCTGGATACGCTTTTTAAAAATAAGATACGGGATAAAACCCAAAATGGTTGCCACGAGCCAGGTCATGGCCAGACCACCCAGAGCCTGAACAACAAAGTCAGAAAAATTTCCGCGTCCTGAAATTAAGGTGTGAAATAAGGTCAATAATATCCCTATTCCTATTGCCATATTCGGCCACCACGATAACTTTTTATTTTCCATAATTTTTATTTTTTAATAATATTCTGTGGGGAAACAAAAAACCCACCACAGGTAGAGGCCGAAGCCTCTCATGCGTGTTTCCACGCATGGCCGGTTAGACAACCCCGTGATGGGATCTTTATGTCTAACCGGACTATTTGCCATACCCACAGACCTTCTATGGGGTTAGGCAACGATATTAAATTGTTGAATTTATCTTAACATAACCATTTTTAAAATTAAACGTTTCAAATTTAGAAAATTCAAGAAAATAGGAGATTTTGAAATTAGACAAATTAGACATTTCCAGTTAAAACTAAATTCAGAAAATTCAGATAAAATGAAGGTTTTGCAAAGAAATCAAATTGGTAAAATAGGGATTTTATAAATTAGCAAAATTAGCAAGATACACCATAAAATAAGAAAAAATAAATGCATACAAAATGAGCAGAAATGCGCAGAAAATGACCTTATTTATGAACAAAATACAATGCGCCAAAAAGCGCCATAAGTAGGGAGACTTCCGAACAAAATACTAAAACTGGCGGGATTATACATTGCCATAAAACTTGACACGGACCTATAGGGTGCTAAAATGGGCATAGTAGGTTTGAAAATTTAATTGGGAGATTTTCATTTAATTAGACGCCCTTTAGCAAGGGACTTAATTTAGATGGAAATCAAACAGTATTTTATTTTTACGGGTGCTTTTACAGTTAATCATCAATTGACTGGGGGCAGGATGCCTAACGTATATCCAGCGAAAATTGGATACCCGAGAATTGAATACTAAACTAACGCGTTTTGCGTTCATGTTTAGTGTTTAGTTCTCGGGTTTTTTATTTCCGACTAAACAAAACAGAACTGCAAAATAGTTCTGTTTTTTGTTTTAAATCGGATGCAATAAAACACCTATTTTCACATGGGTAGTCTATGCATCCGACTACCCAGTTGAGAGTAGGTGTTTTTGATTAATTTTTACCAAAGAAGAAAGTAGAATCATCTTTTTTGGTAAGAGTGAGTTGCACTCTTAACTCAAAAACCGTCGAACAGGAATGTTCGATCATTCAAGCCTTGGGGGGTCAAATCCCGTGAGAGGCTTGTAAAAATAAAACAGTCACGGGAGCCGACGAAACTGCCTTACACGGAAGAAACGTTTCATACGGGATAGAAATCCTAACGCTAATTACATTGTAGTTAAATGGCCTTGATGTAATTAGGTGTACGACTCGGATGGGCAATAGCTAACCGAGATCAGAGCAAGGACTAAGTCGCTCTCCGGGAGACAACGGAAGAAAGGGCACTGCGAACCACCACCTAAATTTTTATGGGGGGGGTAAGGGGGGGCCGACTCATCAACCATTCCGGAAGTGGGGATTGGCCTCAAGCGTTTACTCACAGGCCCATTTGGGAATCTGGGAGGAGCCAAGATTGAAAGTGCCATCAGCAGGTAATAACGCTGAGGAATTCTCAACCGACGGCTGGAACTTCGGAGTGCGCGCTGGATACGGAATCTGTATTGTTGCAGGTTCATGGATCAAGGGCTCGACCGGAGACGGAACTGCGTAATATTAACCGCCAAATGCCAGGCTAAAAACTCGGCTAAGAGGAATATATTTAAATGGGAAGTTTGATAAAAAATATAAAAATAATCATTCAAGAAACAGAAGAGGAGGTAGACCTTGGGGATTTTGTAAATGATGTCATAAATTTTGAGGAATCGGCCAAAAAAGAAAAAGGGGAAGAAGTGGAAAGCACACCATAGCTTATCCACTCTTAGAGGCTGGACTGTAAAAAATACTGGCGACATACTGTCCCGTAAAGAAAGCTAATCAAAAACCATGAAAAGAATCGCCCTGTATTGCAGGGTTTCAACGGACAATCAAGAAAAGAATGAAACGATAGAAAATCAACTGCGGGATTTATACAAGGTTTATAACAAAACTGATGTTATTAAAGTCTACCAAGATAACCCGGGATCAGGGGCCGACCCGGACAGAAAAGGGCTTTGGGAATTAAGAAAAGATGCCACAAAGAAAATGTTTGATGTCATCGGTTTATGGGACAGTAGCCGGCTGGCCAGGGATCTGAAATTATCTTTAATTTTAAGGGATGAGTTCAAGGAACTTGGCATTAATATAGAGGTTATGGGCCGAGAGAGCGACGATTCTGATACCGGGAAAATTGTGAGCATCATAGAGGCTACCATGGACGAGATTGAGCGCAACAGAATAAAGAGGCGATTTACTTCAGGTAGGGATAGGAGATTGTCGGAGGGTAAATTAATCGGGTGCTATCCGCCATTTGGTTATAGGCACATACGAAGAAATAAAGAAAAGGGGACTGACGCTTCTTTTGAAATTAATGAACAAGAAGCGATATTAGTTAGAAAAATATTTGAGCTTTACATAAAATTTGAAAGCATCCTTTTAGTGGCCCAGGAGTTAGTAAAAATGGGAATTAAGGGGCGAGGCAAAGGCAGATCAGAGCCAGGATTTATGCAGGTATCCTCAGTAAGTAAAATACTCAGAAGGGAAACCTATATTGGCAATCATTATTTTGGGAAATCATCACCATGTATTGCCAAATTCCATTTACACAAAATACGCAAACATAGGTTTACTGGCCGAAGGACTAATCCAAGAGCAGATTGGAAAGTGGTTAATGTGCCAACCATAATAGACAAAGAGACTTTTGATAAGGCGCAGGAGATTATGAAAAAAAGAGCAAAGCATAGAAGGGAATTATCAAAGTACCAATTTATGTGCCAAGGATTAATACGATGTGTGCGATGTAGTAGAAACTACGGCGGAAAAGTTCAGAAAAGCCAGAATGATTATTTATTCTACCGATGCCCTCAGGCCTATACCTCGAATATTAACGACCCACCATGTAAATCAAGGAGTATGGGAGCCGGCAAGCTGGACAGGGCAATTTGGGGCTTTGTGAGCGATTTAATACAGGATAAGGAAAGAATTCAAAGAGCAGTTTTTGATATTAAGGAAAAACGAGAAAAGCATAAGTTTTCCAATAAAAAATCGTGCGATAATTTGTTGTTAGAAAAAAATAATCTGAAGATAAAAAGGAAAAGGTTATTTGACCTCTATTCAGAATCAGATAATGAAATTTCAGATTCAGCCAAAGAGGATTTAAAAAATAAACTGAAAGATATTGATGAAAAAGAACGATTTTTTGACAAGCAAATTTTGGAATTAGAAAAAGAATTGGGAAATATTAACAATATAGATCTTCTTGAAAAAGAAATTGAAAAAACCCGGAAGCTTTATAACGAAAAAATACATAGCCCATCTTACGAGCTGAAAAAGTTCATTGTCAGAAAATGGATAGGGGAAGTGGGTATTCAGGACGACGGCAGTTTGAAAATAAAAATCAAAATACCAAAGGGTCAGATCCCTGATGAATTACCGAAAGAATACATATATAGCGCATCGCCTAATGGTGCAGAAAATAGTCTTCTATTGGGGTCGGTATTAAAGTTTGAAGAATCGATAACACCATAAGATTAACATAAAATTGCATGATTCTTGCGCAATTTAAAATTTGAGTTTTTGATTTGATTTCTAATATCAGTAATCTTGAAAATATCCTTTTTTAGTAATAAAGTAAATGTAATAATTATGAGGCATCTTTGGGGTTAACGCTAAAAGTTTAACCAAATTATTTTCATGACAAAAAATCAAGCAATTTTAGAGCTTAAAAAAACTTTTGATATAAATGCGATTTATGCGCATAGGGTTTTTATGCTTGCTGATAAAAAAAATCTTATTGAAGATGCGTCTCGCATTATTGCGGAAAAACCAAAACCATTTGTGAAGTGGGTGGGTGGTAAAAGACAGCTTTTGACACAATTTCGTTTAATGAATCTTTATCCGCCAGAAAAATTTAATCCAAAAAGCGGAAAGTATTTCGAACCATTTGTGGGTGGAGGTGCAGTATTCTTTGATTTACTTCCAGAAAAAGCATTCCTTTCTGATTTAAATAATGATCTTGTTGTCACTTATAGTGTTATTAAAAGTAATGTTGAGGAATTAATTGTTTCTCTTAAAAAACACAAAATAGATAAAGAATATTTTTTAAAACTTCGTGCAGAAAACCCCCATAAGCTTCCTGACATAGATATTGCATCTCGTTTTATTTATTTAAATAGAACTTGTTTTAATGGCATGTATCGTGTGAACAGTAAGGGTGGATTTAATGTGCCATTTGGTAAATATTCAAATCCTCTCATTTGTGATGAGAATAATCTAAGAAAAGCATCAAACGCATTGAAAAATGTTGAAATAAAGAAACAGGACTATAAAGAAGTACTTAAAAAAGCAAAAAAAGGTGATTTTATTTATTTTGATCCGCCATATTATCCAATAAGTAAAACAGCCTCATTTACTTCATACACCAGCGAAGCATTTTTAGATAAAGAGCAAACTGAGTTGAGAAATACATTCTTAGAATTACATAAACGAGGTTGTTTCGTTATGCTTTCAAATTCTGATACTCCATTTATTAATAATATTTATTCTGGGATTAAGGGTGTACATATTACAAAGGTGCAAGCAGGTCGTGCTATTAACTCCGATGCTTCTAAAAGAGGAAAAATCACAGAAGTATTAATAACTAATTATTGAAATTTATGGCTAACAATAATTCTTGGGAAAAAATCTTCAAAGACAATAAAATTTTAGAAAATAACTTTTCTAAATCACCATTTTATTTATCTGCAAAAGATATAAAAAAATCAGTCCAAAATTTCAAAGGCACCACAGAAAAAGAAGTTCGGATTTTATGCAAAATGGATACGCGAGAAAGTGTTCCAGAAATAATGAAGAAAAATGGGTTAGTCTTGTTGCCGGTAAAAAATGGTCAGTATGTTATTGTGAGGGGTGAGGGATATATTGATATCCCTGAAATTAAAAGCGAAGCCGAAATTTATAATACCAAATTAGATTTTGACTTAGATACGGCAAAAATTGGCAATTCTGAGATGCAACACCTTGATTTCGCCTATGCCTCAAGTCTTATCAGAACATTTATGGATGATTCTTCGCTTGTCCTGACAATCAGGGGAAGAAAGTATACGCCAGAGTTTAGTTATAAAATTGGTAATAATACAATTGAAACGAAGGGAGTTCAAACAGAAGTTGACGCTGGTTATGAGGGAAAAAATAAAGTTGTTTTAGTAGAGGCCAAGAATTCATCTACCAAAAATACAATTATTCGCCAATTATATTATCCATATAGACAGTGGACAGAACATACAAAAAAAGAAGTTTTTTTGTTATTTTTTGAAAAAAGAATTGATGAATACTTAATCTGGCAATATAAGTTTACGGATAAAAATAATTATGATTCCATTAAATTAGTTAAATCTAAAAAATACAAAATTGTTTAAATGTCTGAAAAAGAGAAAAAACTTAACCCAGATGAATTTGAATTAGAATGCACAACAGTATGGGCTTTTCCTCGGCGTGGGAATTGGGCAACGCACACTTCTGACTGGCGTGGGAATTGGTCACCCGAAGTTGCTCGTAATCTTATTTTGCGTTATTCAAAAGAGGGGGATGTATTGCTTGACCCCATGATTGGCGGAGGAACTACTGCTATTGAAGCAAAGATTTTAAACAGGAATATTATTTGCTCTGATGTTAACGATATTGCACTTGAGCGAACAAAAAAATGTCTTGAATTTAATGTGAAGAATAAATCATGGCAAAAAGTTTTAAAAAGAGATGCGAGAGATCTTGGAAAGGCAGATAGTGACAGCATTGATTTTATTCTCACGCATCCACCCTATGCAGATATTGTAAAATACAGCAATGGGAAAATAGAAGAAGATTTGTCTAATATTCATGAGATTGATACCTTTGTTGATGAAATAGAAAAAGTTGCAAAGGAATTATATAGAATTTTGAAACAGGGTAAGTATTGTGCAATTTTAATGGGGGATACGCGTAGAAACAAAATGTATCAGCCCCTTGCATTTAAGGTAATGGATAAATTCTTAAAAGCGGGTTTTAAGTTAAAAGAAGACATCATAAAAAGACAGTTTAATTGTAAGGCCACAGGGTTTTGGGTTCAAAAATCAAAAGAATCAAATTTTTTACTTATAATGCACGAGCATCTTTTTGTATTTCAAAAGTAACTATGGAAATTGAATCAAAGGAACAAATTATTAAACGCCGGAAAGAAATTGAGCAGGAGCTGGTAGAAATGCTCCAAGAAACTGGCAGCGATTTTTCGTTGCAGGATATTAAAGATATTATTTTCAATGAGGAAGATAATGACGATATGATGAAAATTGTCGCAATGTTTGATAATGGTGGTGGTGTGTCAGAAGTAGAAAATGCGTTGGAAATAGCCACCGATGCTTGGAATTACTTTCCCCATAAGGCTCTCAATGGCTTATCTCCGGCAGAAAGAGTATTGGCATCGCAAAATCCTAAATGATCATTTGGTAAGCTACCTGGTCTTTTGGCACACACATCCCATAAAGAAGGTCGCAAGTAGTGGGAAAGAAGTATTTAAGGCAATAAAAGCAAATGACGAAACAAAAGATATTCCAGTATTTATTACTAGTAATTCTGATGTGAAAGAACTGCCTGATAATGTTCAGCCTGATAAATTTATTGTAAAAAGTGGCACCACCCCAACAATTCTTGCAGAGATAGTAAAAAAACAACTAGGAATATAAAATCATCTTAAAATGAAATAAAGAATTAAGGATTCTAAATTTACACAAAAACGTCTTACAGAATAGATGTTTTTTGTTTTGTGTCACTGTTTTTGTGTCACTTTAAAATATTAATGAAATATGTTATAAAAGATCAATACTCAAGGTCAATAAATACTTTTATGAATGAATTAAATATAAAGAAAAAACAGCAAAGCATTACTCCACAAGCTGAGGATTTTTCTCAGTGGTATCTTGATGTCATTGAAAAAGCCGATTTAGCTGAACATTCGGTAGCAAAAGGATGTATGGTCATAAAACCATATGGTTATGCTATTTGGGAGAATATGCAGAAAATCTTGGATCAAAAATTCAAAGCTACCGGTCATAAAAATGCTTATTTTCCTTTATTAATACCAAAATCTTTTTTGAGTAAGGAGGCTAGTCATGTGAAGGGTTTTGCTAAAGAATGTGCCGTGGTGACACATTATCGGTTAATTGAAAATCCTGACGGCCAAGGGCTTATAATTGACCCACAAGCTAAATTAGAAGAAGAGTTGATTATCAGACCCACTTCAGAAACTATTATTTATGATGCCTATTCCCGCTGGGTTCAGTCTTGGCGTGATTTACCAATATTGATTAATCAATGGGCGAATGTGGTCAGGTGGGAAATGAGAACCAGATTATTTTTACGCACTACCGAATTTTTGTGGCAGGAAGGACATACGGTTCATGAAAAGGAAGTTGAGGCCGAAGAAGAGGCTAAGAAAATACTGGAAATTTATCGAGATTTTTCGGAACAATATTTAGCTATGCCAGTTATCGCTGGGCGTAAACCAGAACATGATAAATTCCCTGGAGCTTTGCATACCTATTGTATTGAATCAATGATGCAAGATAAAAAATCATTGCAAGCTGGGACTTCCCATAATTTGGGGCAAAATTTTTCCAAGGCTTTTAATATTGAATTTACTGATAAGGAAGGTAAAAAACAATTTGCTTGGCAAACCAGTTGGGGAGTTAGTACGAGATTGATAGGTGGTCTGATTATGACTCATAGCGATGACAAAGGATTAGTTTTGCCTCCTGCAATTGCTCCGATAAAGATAGTTATTATTCCAATCTACAAAACTGAAGAAGAAAAAGAAATCATTTATAAAAATATTGATAATATTAAAAATGATTTATTCGGTGTTAATCTTGAAGTTGAAATTGATCATCGGGATAATATAAGTCCTGGCGTTAAATTTAATGAATGGGAGAAAAAGGGAGTTCCTTTAAGAATTGAAATTGGGCCTAAGGATGTTGAAAAACAACAGGTGGTTTTAGTTCGCAGAGATTCAGGAGAAAAGAAATTTGTTTTGATGACCAAATTAAGGCAAACAGTCAGCGAACAATTAGTAGATATTCAAAATACTTTATTAACTAAAGCCAAAGAGTTCAGAAAAAATAACTCTTTCATAATTGATGACTACAAGGAAGTTATAAAAATATTAAAAAAAGATGGTGGTTATGTGTATAGCCATTGGTGTGGAAATGAGTCTTGCGAAGAAAAAATCGCATCAGAAACCAAAGCTACTATCCGTTGCCTCCCTATTGATTCAGAAGTTGAAACAGGAAAATGTGTGGTTTGTGCTAAAAAATCCGAGAAAAGAGTCATTTTTGCTAAATCTTACTAGAAATTGATAAGGGATATGGAAAATATACAATCTTTTTTTGAAAAACAAGTTAATTTAAATCCTAATAAAGTTGCCATATATCACGGAGAGAAACAGATAATTTATACCGACCTCAATAAGATTTCCAACAAAATTGCTAATCTTATTAAGGGTCAAAAGATTGAAAGGGAAGAAGTGGTCGCTTTATTGCTTAAAAGGTCTCCAGAGACCTTTTATTCGGTTTTAGGGGTGTTAAAATCGGGTTGTGCTTATTTGCCTATAAATTGGAGCTTACCCAAGAAAAGAATATTGGAGATGATTAATGATTCAAAATGCCGCATACTTATTGCTGGTAAAGATTTTATGGCTTTGGCGGAAGAATTAATCTTTGAATCAAATTATCTGAAAACTATTATATGCGTAGATTCTTATGATGAAAAATCTCTGCCAATTGCCATAGACAAAGAGCGGATATCTGAATTTTGGGATTATATAGCTGAATCAGGTAATGACTCAATAGAATCGTCGGGATGGGTAGATAGCTATACCGGTAAACCATTCTCCTCGGAAGAGATGAAGGAAATGGTGAATAATGTAGTATTAAAAGTAGATTCACATTTAAATCAAAATTCAAATGTTTTAGAAATTGGATGCGGTACTGGTATGATTGCTGAAAAAATCGCTCCTAAGGTTAAAAAATATACCGGAATAGATGTATCAAAATTGGCTACAGACAGAGCGATTGATAGATTGAAAAAGTTAGAATTGAATAATGTAGAGGTATTCGCTGAGGATTTTTTGGAGACAAATAAATTTAAAGAAAATAGTTTTAATATCATCGTAATAAATAGCGTTGCACAATTTTACCCAAATTTAGTTTATCTAAATCAAATCTTGTCAAAGTGTATATTGCTTCTTAAAAATGGCGGCGTAATATTTATTGGTGATGTAAGAGATGCATCTTTAAAAACTGAATATTATCGATCACTTTTTAAAGATATTAGAGATCAGGATTTACTAGAAAAAAATATAAATATGAAGCTCGTTAACGAATCCGAGCTTTTTATTTACCGTGATTATTTTGCAGATTTTGCACAAAGAAATCAGTTCACCGGAGATTTAAAAATATCAAATAAAATAGGCGTTATTGATAATGAACTTAAAAAATACAGGTACGATGCATTAATTATTATAGAAAAGAATCACTCAATAATTAAATCAAGTTCTGCGAAAAATCGCTTCTTTCTTTCTGACATAAACAAATTTAGTGACCAAGATTTAAAGACAGATATTAAAAGTAGTAACCTTGCATATGTAATATATACTTCCGGTTCTACGGGCAAACCGAAAGGAGTAATGATTGAGCATGGCTCAGTGATTAATAGGATTGAGTGGATGCAAGAAGAATATTCTCTTAATGATGCCGATAAGATTTTACATAAAACTCCGTATTCTTTCGATGTTTCTGTTTGGGAATTATTGTGGTGGGCGATGTTCGGAGCATCAGTAGTTTTAATTGAAGATGGACAAGAAAAGGATCCTGAAACAATAATCGAAGCCATTAATAAATATAGCATAACAACTATCCATTTTGTCCCACCACTTCTTTCAGTATTTTTGGAATATGTAGAAAATAATGGATTAATTGAAAGAATCGGATCTTTAAGGAGGGTCTTTGCAAGTGGCGAAGCATTAAATAAAGATACGGTTTTAAGGTTTAACAGTTTAATTTATAAAAAGTTCGGTACAAAACTTCATAATTTATATGGCCCAACCGAAGCAACGGTAGATGTGTCTTATTTTGATTGTAGTGTCATTAACACAGAATCTAAATATGTTCCTATTGGTAAGCCGATTAAAAATATTAAACTATATATTCTCGATAAAGAATTGCATAAACTAAAAATTGGTGAAGAAGGAGAACTTTATATTTCAGGTGTTGGGGTGGCAAGGGGTTACATTAATAATGAAAAACTCACCAAAGAGAAGTTTTTGGATGATCCCTTTGAAATTGGGATGAAAATGTATAAAACTGGCGACCTAGCAAAGTGCTTGCCAGATGGTAATATTTGTTATTTAGATCGTATTGATAATAAGGTAAAAATAAGAGGATATAGAATTGAGTTGGGCGAGATAGAAGAAACTATCTTAACTTTTCCAGGCGTAAGTCAGGCAGTTGTTTTGGCTATTGGAGATAACAGTATCGACAAAAAGTTAGTGGCCTTTTTCAAGTCTAGTAAAGAAATTAAAATTGATTTAATTAAATCTCTTATATCAAAATCTTTGCCGGAATATTGTATACCATCTTCGTTTATCAGAATAGAGAAAATGCCAATAGGTTCTCATGGCAAAATAGATAGAAAATTTTTACATGATAAATATCAAGAAAATAGTCAAATAAATTATCAAAATTCAGAGGGTAAATCTTTAGCCGAAAAGATTTCTAATATATTTAGCGATGTTTTAAAAATTAGTGAAGTGGATGTTAATTCTAATTTTTTTGATTTAGGTGGAAATTCGTTGCAGGTTATTAATGTGCTTTCAATATTTGGTTCGACATTAAATATAAGAATTAGTATTAGGGACTTTTTTAGAAATCCTACGCCAAATAAATTAGCAGAGTTAATTGAGGGAAATCCATTAAGTAGTAATTTAGAAGGAACTTTAACAAAAGTTGGAATTGAAAAACCTTATTACAAAGCTTCTCATAATCAAAAAAGATTGTGGTTTTTGAATAAATTACATCCAGATTCAACTTCTTATAATATAGTTCAAGCAACGAGCATAAATGGCTTGGTAGACATTCCAGCTCTTAAAAATGCCATAAAGTTATTAATTAACAAGCATGAAATATTGCGTACTAATTTTGATTTTATAGATGGGGAAGTTGTTCAAATTATTAAAAAGAAAAATATCAAAGAATTAGAATTTGTAGATATAAAGGGTAATGCTAAAAGTTTAGATGCGATTATACATAAGACATATAAAAGAAGGTTTGATTTACATAAGGATAATTTGGCACAATTTAAGCTTGTTAAGATAAGCAATAAAAGATTTCTATTTTTAATGTCGATGCATCATATCGTTTGCGATGGTCGTTCAATGGAAATAATAAATAAAGAAATTTCAGATCTTTATGTGGGTTTTAAATCAAAAGATAAATCTATGTCCACTAACACGGATATTGATTATAAAGACTATTCGGAATGGGAAAATTCAAAATCTTACTCAAATATTATTAATAAACAAGAATCTTATTGGATAAACTATTTGGGTGGTAATATAGCCCCCACTAATCTTCCTATTGATAAAAGTAAAGACCATCGAGAGCAGGTGATTGATTATAAGAAGATAGTTGTTGGGAAAAATGTCTATAAGGATATAACTAAATTCTATAAAAAATATAATTCTACCAGCTTTAATCTATTTCTGTCATTGTTTTTCGTTTTTCTTTACAAAATAACCGGCGACAGAGAAGTTATCGTCGGAACTCCTGTTTACAATAGAAGATTTAGTGAAATAAATAATAGTTTGGGATATTTTGCTAATACCTTGCCAATAAAAGCAGCTATTGATGATAGCGTTAGATTCAGTGACTTCCTTTCTATTATTGGTAATGATTTGCTTAATTGTCTTGATAATCAAGAATATCCGTTTGAAATGATGGTAGAGAAGATTAACCCAGAAAGGGTTGCGAATAGTTCCGTACTTTTTCAGACAATGATTGTTCACTATAAAAAAGATAGAAATTTACTGATGTTAGATGGCTCAAAAACTAAAATATATGATTTCACTAATCCTTCGGGAGATTTTGATCTCGTTTTCTCTATAATAGAAGATAAAGATAATTTTGAAATCGGTCTAAAATATAATAAAAATATTTTTCATGAAGATTCTGCGGAGAGAATGATAAGGAATTTAGAAACCTTAATGTTGGATAGTATAAAACATGAAAATGAGCCAATTTCCAAATTAAAAATAATCCATCCAAAAGAGGAGATAAAAATTGAAAAATTTAATAATACATATTTCAGGCCATCCAAATTTCATTATTTGTTTGATTATTTAGAGGATAGTGTAAAAAAATACCCGGATAAAATAGCTGTTGAAGATCCTTGGAAATATGTTACCTACAAAAATTTATCAGAAGATAGCAATAGATTTGCAAACTACTTAATTAAATTAGGAATAAAAAAGGGTGATTTCGTGCCATTTATTATGGAAAGGTCTGTCGATGTCCCAATGGTAATTTATGGCATTTTAAAAACTGGGGCAGCTTATGTTCCTTTGGACCCAGAATATCCTATAGAAAAACTCAAAGATATTTTAAGAGATATTAATCCTAAGTTACTGATAACTCATAATTTGGTTAGTAGTTTTGTTTTAGAATCGTTAAATTCATTGAGGATCATTAATATAGATAATGATAGAGAGCTTATAAATAAAGAATCTTCAAATTTTTCTCAGGATGGAAAACTGTCATTTGATGCTTTGGCTTACGTAATTTATACCTCCGGTTCAACTGGTAAGCCTAAGGGTGTTATGTGTATGCATAAAGGAGCGATTAATACTGTAGAATTTATGGCAAAAACCTATAAATTAACCAGTAGAACTAAGATGCTTCATACGACAAGTTTTGTTTTTGACCCTTCTGTAAGTACTATGAATGTAGCTATTAAAGTTGGGGCTACACTAACAATGTTAACAAAGCAGGAACTGAAAGATCCGGAAAAAATAAGAAAAGTTTTATTAGAGAAAAATATAACATTCTCAAGATTTGATTCGAATATCTTAAATTATCTCAATTTAGAGGGGACGAAATTAAAGGGTGTAAATACTGGTGGAGAAAAAATATCTTCTAATTTACCCATAAAGATATCTAAATTTACTAAATTTTTTTATACATATGGACCAACCGAGATTTCTATTTTCTGCACTTTGTGGAAGGGGACTATATATGCCGGTGAACAGGTTCCGATTGGTAAACCCATAGATAATATGGAGATGCATATTCTTGATAAAAATATGATGCCGGTTTCAATAGGCGTTAAGGGGGAAATTTATATATCGGGAGTTGGGGTTGCATCTGGTTATTTTAATGATAAGGAAAAAACAGAAAGAGTTTTTTTGCAGAATCCTTTTAATATAAAAGAAAAGATTTATAAAACAGGAGATTTTGGCAAATGGCTTAATTCTGGAGATATAGTATTTCTTGGAAGAGTTGATTCGCAAGTAAAAGTAAGGGGTTATAGGATAGAAATTGGCGAAATAGAAAATGCGATGTTTAAAATACCTGAAATCAGGGAATGTTTTATTGATATTTCGGACAATAATGGAGATAAAGAAATAGTCGCATATTATTCTGCAAACAAATCATTATCTAGAGAGGCCATTGTCCATTCCTTGTTAATTTCTTTACCTAAATATATGATCCCTGATAATTTTATATATTTAGAGGCAATGCCAAAAAAGATTAATAGCAAAATTGATGCAGATGCTCTGAGGTCTCTTTATGAGGCAATGTTAGAAAATGTTAAGGTGGATAATTTAAAAAATTCTAAAACAGAAGCTAATGTTTTGGAAGTTTGGAAAAAGGTTTTGAAAAGGGATGGTTTTAATAAAAAAAGTGATTTTTTTAAAAATGGAGGTAATTCGCTAAAAGTTTTACAAGTAATATATTATCTGGGAGTAGATCATGATATTGTGGTAAATGCGGAGGAGCTTTATACATACACAACTCCTGAAGATATTTCTAAATATATTGATAGCCGCAGAGAGAATAATAAATCTCGAGTTACTTTGGAGCGAAAGAATAATTTAAGAAAATCTATAAAAGTAAAAAAAGATAATAAAGAAACAAAAATACTATTAACTGGTGGTGCTGGTTTCCTGGGTGCTTATTTAACAAGAAGCCTGTTAAATTCAAATTACGAAAGAATATATGTTTTAGTTAGATCTAATAACGACGAGGAAGCAAGAAAAGAATTATTTGATAATTTAGATTTTTATTTTAAAAACATTGATAAGGAGAAAATTATACCAGTAGCTGGTGATTTGAGCAAGGAGAATCTTGGCTTATCAGAGAAAGTGTATAATAAAATTATTGATGATATAGGTGCTATTTTACATTCGGCTGCAAATGTCAGCCATGTCGGAAATCTTGAAGATTTTGAGAGAGATAATGTGCGTGCTACTAAAAATATAATTACATTCGCAAATAAAAAAGAAGGGGTTAAAATTTATCATATTTCAACAATTTCCGTTAGTGGAGATAATATACTAGGTAAAAAGAAATTTTTATTTACAGAAAATGATTTTAGTATAAATCAGAATTTCAATAACTTTTACGAAAAGACTAAATATGAGTCCGAAAAAATTATCAGAGAATTCTTTTCTAGTGGTGGGAAGGGTGCTATTTTTAGATTGGGCAATATTACGAGTGATTCAAAAACTGGTATTTGCCAAAGAAATGTTGAAAAGAACGGATTTCTCAATTTCATAAGAGCGATTATACAGATTGGAGTTCCGGATAATGTGAATCCTGAGTTTGGTATTTCTCCTGTGGATATCTGTGCGAAATCTATAGTTTATTTAATTTCTCATTACGAGCTTAACGACGAAGTTCTTCATATATTCAATGAGAAATCAATTAAAACCAAAAGGATGATTAATATGCTCAATCGTCTAGGTTATCCAATTAATTATTATAATCACAAAAAAGACTTACCAGATAATTCTGAAGAATACCTCCCATACATAGTGAATTATGTATCTAATCCAGCCAAAACAAAGTTTAAATATGATAATCGTAAAACTGAGAAATTACTCAACGGATCGAGCGTAAACTGGCCGATTATAGATGAGAAAATAATAGGGGGCATGATTTCTTACTTAAAAACAATAAAATTCATATGAAAAATTTAAAATCAAAACTTGGTGAAAATCAATTATATCCATTTCATTCTTGGGGTATGAAAATTACCAAAGCTGATGGCATTTATTTTTACGATGATAGAGGCAATAAATACGCCGATCTTACATCGAGTGCCAGCGTGGTGAACATAGGTTATAACAATTCAAAAGTAAAAGAAATAATAAAGAAGCAAATCAATAAGTTAATTTTTTCGCCACCATGGTGCCGAACAGACGAAGCGGATGAGTTGGCCGAGAAATTGCTAAATTATTTACCAAAATATTTAGACACGATTTTAAGAGTAAATACCGGTAGTGAATCTGTTGAAGTGGCTCTAAAATTAGCCAGAAAGTATACAAAAAAAGAGAAATTTTTGAGCTTTGAGCATTCTTATCATGGTCACACTATGGCTGCTATGGCGATTGGTATGCATGGGGGTACTAAGAAAGATTATTTACCTCTTATTACATCAGATATTATTCCGCACCCTTATATTAAAGGCGGTAAGGATAATTTAGAAAAAGAATGTAGCGAAACTTTGAGAATTATAGAAGAGAGATTCGTAACGGGAAAATACGCCGCCTTTATTACTGAAAGTTTAGCAACGAGCGCAGGCAATCATTTATTAACAAAGGAATTTTTACAGAGTTTAAGGGAACTATGTTCTAAATATAGCGTTTTGTTAATATATGATGAGGTACTTACGGGATTTGGGAGAACTGGCAAAATGTTTTCCTTTGAGCATTTTAATATTTTACCTGATATTATTTGTTTGGCAAAAGGTTTGGGTTGTGGCTATGCTACTATTGGTGCCACTATAACAAATAATAAAATCGCCAATGGTTTTGATTATTTCTCTACCTTTGCCTGGAATCCCCTAGCGTGTGCTGTATCAAGCAAGGTATTGGATATTTACAAGGAAAAAAAGCTAGTTAAGAACGCAGAAGTTCTTGGTAAATATGCAATCAACAAATTAAATAAAGATCTTAATAATATAAAATTAGTAAAAGATATTCGCGGATTGGGTTTAAGAATAGCAATCGAAATATCTGATAAGGTAAGTTTTGATAAAATAAGAGAAACTTGTCTAAAAAACAGCGTATTTACCGGAGCCTCAGATTTGCCGTGTATTTTATCCATAGCCCCCCCTTTAATTATAAGTAAAAAAGAGATGGATAAATGTTTAGATATTATTATTGATGCAATAAAAAATTAAATGAATAAAATTATAGCAGTTAACTATATGTCAGCATTGCCATGTCCTATTTCACAAAGTCCCGAATCAGAATTGGATGCATTTTGTAATAATACTTTTAAGCATGAGATGGGGAAATTAATTGCTATATCAGTAATCGCAAATCTTTTGAAAGTCGATAGGAGTGATATTAATTTTACTAAAAATGCCTACGGAAAACCCACATTAGCAGGTCAGGAAGGCCATGTATTAGATTTTAATCTATCCTATACGGGTAGCTGGATTTTTTTGGCAATTTCTACTGAAGCCAATATAGGTATAGATGCAGAATTAATAGAACCTATTAATATCGATACTGCATCTGAGTTTTGTGTTGGCAGAGAAATAAAAATGATTAAATCTAATCCAGATAAAAGTATAGAAAACTATTACAAATTATGGACTTTAAGAGAATCTTTTTTAAAAATTATGGGGGTAGGATTGTCTTATCCTATAAAAAATATAGAATTTATTTTCAATAAAGATAGAATAAAGTTTTATAATAAAAATAAAGTCGTAGATGGTTATTTTTTTAAAGTTTATAAATTGCAAAACATCTTAATTTCTCTATGTATAAGGAATAAAAATTTCCCAGAAAAAATAGAAGTTTATAATTCATTGGATTCGTTCAATCAAGCTTTCAATAAAAATCAATACCAAAATGTCAAAAATTATGCAGAAGCGACAACTTAATATTCCCGAAAATCTCAAAGGGAAGCATTTAAAAGCATACCTCTCTATCGGCAATAAGTTGATTAAAGATGAAAGATATTCGAGTGCTTTTTTAAGTGGATCTATACTATTTGGTAAATATGGTCTGTTTTCTGATTTAGACATCATTGCCCTGACGAAGCCAAAATATAATTATTCTCAGACTATTTATGGCTATATTTCAGATACTTTCTATGAATTATTTATTTATTCACAAAAGAAAATTGAGGAATCTTTTAAAAAGGGGGATTATCATGATATGAATATGCTCGGTTTTGGTTATTGTATGTTTGGTGATGAAAAGGATTTTAAGAAAATTAAGCAAACGGCGAAGAAACTATTTTTAAAAGGACCGTTAAAAGCTGATTATAAAAAACTTAAATATGCAAAATATTTACTCTGGGATAAATGTTGCGATATTTCGGATATTATAGAAACAGATCCAAATTTAGCTTTAAGCATGATGCATAATACCATTTGGGAGGGTTTAACTATTTTCTATAATCAAAAAAGAGTTTGGTTCCCAAAGAGAAAAAGAGTATTAGAATCTTTAATTAAAGTGGATCCAACGCTGTGTAAAAAATTTAGTTTATTGCTGAAAGCAAACAATCTTAAACCAAATAAAAGATTTAAGCTATTTAAGGCGGCTATGAATCACATTATTAAGCCGCATAACATTAGTAAGTCATTCACTTGGAAGAGAAAAATAACTTGATCCTCTTTATTAAAGAATAAAAATGACCATTTTTGAAAAAGTTAAAAAGTTAGATCTACCACCTGGAGAATATGTCGTCATTGGAGCCGGTATTCTTGAAGCCCTTGGTATACGCAATACCCATGACGTTGATATTATCGTGGCACAAAAATTGTTTGAGAAGCTTAGAGAATCTAAAATATATAAGGAAGAAATACGATGGAATAAGATATTCTTAATTGGAAACCAAATTGAGATTGGTATCAAATTAGATTGGGAAAATTATTCAACTACCATTAAAGAGGCGATTAATACAGCGACTATTATTGATGGAGTTCCGTTTTTAAATCTTGAAGAAACGATAAAATTTAAAAAAGCGATGGGCAGAGAAAAAGATTTTAAAGACATTGAACTTATAGAAAAATATTTAAAGGATTCAAAAAAATAAAAACCAAAATTATGCGAGAAATAGAAATAAAACTTAAGGTAAATAATTTAGATGAAATTGAAGAAAAGCTAAAACAACAGGGCTGTGTTTTTTCCGAATCCGTAACTCAGTACGATGTAGTTTATTCTTCCATTCAAAATACAGAACCGTACGATAAAATAGGTGGAGTGGGATATGTTGCCATACGAATCCGCCATCAGAATAATGCCGTAACGCTCACGCTTAAAAAACAGCAATCACATGAAATGGATAATTTGGAATATGAAAGCGAAATAGAAAATCCAAAAGATATCCATGAAATGTTACTTATTCTGGGATGGAAACCTGAAGTGGAAGTAAAAAAGACCAGAAAGAAAGGAACGTTGGGAGAATATGAAGTTTGCCTTGATAGGGTAGAAAAACTAGGAGATTATCTTGAACTCGAAAAGTTAACCGACGATAATATCGATGCTGAAGAAGTAAGAAAAGAGTTTTTAGAGATATTAAAGCCCCTTGGCCTTTCAGAAAAAGATGAGGAAAAAACAGGGTACGATACCTTAATGTGGATATTTAATAAGAAAAAGTAATATGAGAACTCCACACACCGCAGTTAAAAAAGGCAAACGGGTAAAGGTGATTTTAAAGAGTGGGGAAGTGTTTGTTGATAAATTCATTGACCGGAAATCCAGGTATGTTGCATTTGAAACCAGAAAAGTGCTGAAAGGGGATATAAAATCGTTTGCGATTTTTAAGGGGTAAACAAATAAGGGGTATTGGAATGGTAATTTACTTCCTCCTGGAAAGACACGCCACATAAAGAAGGGAAAAAATAATTACCGTAAAAAATCACCAAGGATCCTTGGTGATTTTTTATTTTGTAGTAATATATAATTATGATTGAAGTTGAAAAGAAGTTTATTTTAAATACCGAGCAGGAAAAATCACTTATTGAAGGTGCTGATTTTTTAGGTGAAAAAAAATTTACCGATATTTATTATGATGATGAAGATTTCTCTTTAACTAAAAAAGATTTGTGGCTAAGAAATAGGGAAGGCAGATTTGAATTAAAAATTCCAATGAATGAATCTATTGAAAAAAGAATTTCTGATCAATATAGGGAGTTAGAAAGTGACGAAGAAATATTAAAATATTTTAATGCAGAAGGCACTTTATCTGTTGAAGATTTTTTAGCTAAGAAAAAATATAAACCATTTTGCATATTAAAAACTGTAAGAAAAAAATATAAAAAAGAGGAGTTTAATATAGATTTAGATAGTACAGATTTTGGTTATACTTTAGCGGAAATAGAGCATATGATTACTGACCAATCAAAAATAGAAGAAACTATAGATGCTATTATTGAATTTGCTAAAAGGCATAACATAATTTCTACAGAATACATTCGCGGTAAGGTTACCGAATATTTACGAAGAAATAATCCAACACATTTTCAGGCTCTTATTGATGCAAAGGTAATCAAGTAACTATGGCACATATCCACGAAAAAATAGATTTTACCGTTGATGTATTTATTATCTACGATAAGAAAGTTCTTTTAATTTTCCACAAAAAACATAATATGTGGCTACAGATTGGCGGTCACATTGAATTAAATGAAGACTCAGACGAGGCACTTTTCCGTGAAGTAAAAGAAGAATGTGGATTGGATATTGAAATTATTGGTGAAAAACAACCAAAATTTGAAATGAAAGGAACGAAATTCCTTTATGCTCCCGCATTCATGAATATTCACGATATTAACGAAACCCATAAACACATTGGGCTGATTTATTTTGCAAAAGCCAAATCTGACAAGTTTATATTAAGCGAAAGAGAACATAATGATATTAGGTGGTTTAGCAAGGAAGATTTAGACAGACCAGAGTTTAATCTTAATGATGATGTTAAATTTTATGCAAACGAAGCGTTAAAAAATAATAGACCTACTGCGTAAAGGTTTTCGTAGCGAAATGAAGAAATTTTGGGTTGGAAATTTTCAAAAATGAGAAGGTTTATACAGCGGATAAGCTGCCGATTTTTTGGGAATTTCCAGCCAAAATTTCAAATTGCAGTAGAAAAACCTTTGCGCAGTAGGTCTAATTACTAATGGTATTTTTATAAATCAAAGGTTGTGGTATTATTAAGTAAATAAAATTTTAAAATATGATGAACAAAAATATTTTTATAATAACTATTGTTGGAGTTTTATTGCTCTCTGCCAATTTTATATATGCAGAAGAAATAAAAAGATCGTTAAAACCAATACAGAGAATTGAAGAACTCCGTACCAAAGCCCAAGAAAATATAAAAGAGAAAAGGGAAGCGGTAAAAGTGAAAATGCGGCAG